>SAMEA3663277__coassemble_130_pt1 | contig 26556 bp, 17 predicted proteins | sample SAMEA3663277__metabat2_high_PE_035 | metagenome-assembled genome bin SAMEA3663277 (sample SAMEA3663277) | pig gut metagenome | biome: pig gut; feature: pig-associated habitat; material: faeces | place: China | collected 2013
GAAAGAGCATAACGCTTCTATTTTTTCAATAAGGCACGGCATCGAAACACCGCACAAGAGCACACAAGGCACCCTTTCGGGGGCAAAGTAAGCGAATATTTGTGACCGCCAAACTTTTCCTCCACTTTTTTCACAGAAAGGAATTAGAATGGATAGCCGACGGCGAAGTGGACGGCAAAGGCATCCTTGAACTTGGAGATGTTGTAGTAGGAGGACTTGCCTGTGTCGTAGGGATAATGGATGCCCACACCGAAGTCGAGACGGAGAACGAGGAAGTCGAGGTCGTAGCGAAGTCCGAAACCTGTGCCGACGGCGAGAGATTGGAAGAAACCACCCTCACCGAACTTGCCATGTGGGTGCATATCGTCGCCATGCATGAGCCAGACGTTGCCCGCATCGAGGAAGAGAGCACCTTGGAAAGCATTGATGATGGGGAAACGATACTCGGCATTGAGTTCGAGTTTCATGTCACCAGCCTGGTCAAGATAGGTGCCTCGTCCTTCGGTGTCATAGTAACGTCCAGGACCGATGCTTCGCACGGTGAAGGCACGAACACTGTTGGCTCCACCCACATAGAAGAGTTCGCTGTAAGGTGCCCAATTTGAGTTTCCATAAGTCCAGATGGCTCCCAATTGCACACGGGTGGCAATGGAGGTCTTTTCGGTGATGTGGAAAATGTTCTTCAACTGGAAATTGAACTTGAGGAACTGGCTGTAGGGAGTGGAGAGCAGTTTCTTGTCTTTCTGATAGTAGTCGAACCCAAGGATGGCATTGGTGAGATTGAGGAAGTTGGCAGACTCCTTGACCGTACCCACGAAGTGCATCGTGTGACGGATTCGGTTGTTCCATGTATTGTCATAGGTGATGGAATACTGCATGGCAGGAATGAACTGGTCGCGCAGGGACACATAAAGTGCCGAGTTGCGATGGGCTATGGAGTCGAAACGCTCAGTCGTGTTCTGCATCTTGTTGTAGGTGATGATGAGCGGAGAGAGTTGATGACTCCATGAACGGGAAGTCTGGAAGCCATAGGTTGCCTCAGCAGTGAAAGTCATGAGCCTATAGTAGTAGGCACGTTTGAGTTGCTCCACACTCATCTTGAAAATGGTCGATGTGGGGTATCGGTAGAAGCGTTTGTTGAGCCAAGGAAACGCTATCCAAGGATAAGCCAAGGAAAGGTCAAGCGCAGCATCATAGGAGTTGATGCGCTCTGTCTCGCCATGCAGTTTGCGTGTTTGCCATTCATAACTGCCACGAATGCCCATGGAAAGCGTCTCGCCATGATGGAAGGCATTGCGCTTGGAGAGGGTGACACCAAAGCCTGGACCTATCTGGTAGTTGGACTTATGGGTGAAATTGAAGTCGAACTCTGCATCAATCAGTTGGTCGAGGGTGAGGTCAAGACGCACGTCAATGGTGTCGTTGGGAGAGTGGAGGGTTGAGAGTTGAGGGTTGAGGGTTGAGAGTTGGGGGGTGAGAGCTGTGCTGTCAACCGTTAACTGCAAACTGTCTGCATTTCTCGGAGTGAAGGTGAATCGCACATTGGAAAAGATGTCCATGCTGCGGAGATTGGCGAGCGTCTGGTCAACCAGCGACTGATTGAAGAGTTGCTTCGGACGGAACTTGAAGTTTTTCATCATTACACGTGGTGCGATGGGAATGCGGTTGCCCTGCCACACAATCTTGAGGTTGTTGCGACGGTTGAGTGAATCATCAAACTGGACGGTTCGTCCTTCCCTCCTTCCCTCTCCACGTCTCTGACGGGAGTACTCGCTGGTGCGACTTTGCAGGATATAGGCACTGATACGTCCAAAGTGGTACTGCCGATTCGCCTCTTCGGGCATGGAGATGTCGGGCACCACGACCAGACGCACCTTGTAGGGGGTGTTGGTGGAGTCGGCAAGGTATTTGATGTAATCAGCACGATAATTGTAGAAACCGTTGTTGCGGAACTCACGGACAAGACGATCCTTCTCACTGGTGAGGTCGAACGTGGAGAACTGAGAGCCTTTGCGGATGTATGCCTCCTTCTCCGTGGCACGGAGGATGCTGTCCTGAACGCTGTCACGGAAAGCATATCGGATGCTGTCGAAGAGGTAAGGTTCTCCCAAATGGATGTCGTAGGCAATACGCTGTTTCTTGGGGTCACGCTGGGTGAGGAGTTCATAATCCACATGTCCACGGAAATAGCCGTAGTTCTGCAAGAGGTTGGTCGTGACCTTGGTACGGGTGTCAGGTGACACTTGCGAAATGGTGACGGGGGTGCCTGCAAAGGAGTTGAACAACCACTTATTGAAACCTGTGCGCTGTTCATCGACAAGCGCATTGTAGAGCCAAAGTCCTATTTGGAAAGGACTCCGCTTGGATGAACTGCCCAGCAAGGAACCGTTAGGCTTATAGGCAAGGGCAGCATTGACTTCTTCGAGCGCAACACCCTCGGCAACCGTGCCCTTCTTGTCATGCACACGGGTGCGTTCTATACCCGTATAGAGCACTTCCCCCTCTGGCAAATGGGAGGTGGTGGAGCAAGCAGCAAAGAGCATTGCTATATATAATATAAATATGTACAGGACCTTTCTTTTCATTCTTCTTTCTTTTCTTCGAGGACCTTCATCCCCGTTGTCTGTTGTCCATTGCCTGTTGTTTCTTGTCCGTTGTCTCTTGTCCGCTGTCCATCCTCCTCTTTCTTCTTCCAAATGAGCAGGTCGGAAAGCCTGTCGACTTTCTTGCGGAGCATCACACCCATACCATTCTTGTCGATATCTCCTTCCAACAGGTTGGAGAAGTCCTTCTCGTGGAAGAGGCGGATGTATTGTGTGCCACCATTGTCGAGTCGCCATTCGAGCGACACGTCATCGATGTAGGCACCCGACTCCTTATAGACGGTATTGTTGTTGTCGGAACTCACCTTACCGCCAATGACCACATTGAGTCGGTCGGAGAAGAAGCGGCGTGAGAACTTGAAGGAGTAGTCGGTGCGCTTTGACCCGTCGTCACGCACAGTCTGGTCAAGTCCTACGCTGACATTGACCATCGTGGAGAGAGCGTTGCCAGCAATCTTGTTGATTTCTTCTTCGAGGAAGCCATTCAACGCATTACCAGCAGCAAAGCCCTTGCTGTTGGTGCTGGAGAAATACATGCCCGTTGCCAACATGCCGACAGCAAGTTTGTTGCGGTCTTCGGCTGAAAGGCTTGCCAGTTCGTTCTGCACAGTCATGTCCTCAGGAGCATCAATGATGAACTCCATGCCCATATTATCGAGTGTGTTGGTGAGTTTCAATCCCACATCGAATGCCACATTGCGACTACCGCGCTCGCCCTGGCTCACAGCCGAACGGACACGTTCGGTGGCAGTCAAATGGAGGACAGGATTGCTGATAGGACCAATAAATTCGACGTAAGAGCCCGGATGGATGCTAAAGGTCTTGAGCGGAATGACCGGAAGGGTGTATTTCATCTTACCCTCATTGATGGTGTAGCGTCCCGACATGTTGAGCACGCCTGCTGGAGAATACGTCATGGTCATGTTACCACCTCCCTGCACATAGACATAACTCTGTTTGTCGGCAGAGAATTCACCTCGCAGCATGGCGCCATCCTCAATGCTGAGTGTCAGGTTCATGTCGATGCCTGTGAAGGAAGTCCTTGGAATTTCATCGCGCGGTGGTGGCGGTGCACTGAAATCCACGAAGGTGACAATATCTTCGAGTCGGTCTGTCTGATAGAGTACCGTTTCAGACATGACATAAGTGATGTCGGTCGTTGGCAACACGCGCACCAGACCACGAATGGTCAAGTCCTTGGTGGAGCCGATGACACGGGCGAAGAAGTCACCATACATGTCACCATAGAGCAACGACCTGTTGCTTGGCTTTGCTTCTACCAGTTTGAAGTTACGTCCGTTGAGCGAAAGCGACATGAAAATTTCGTCGAGGTTGGAGAAATCCACATGACCATTCAGCGTGAGCGGATTGGTGTCTGCCCCATAGAACTTGAAGTCATCGAAGTCAATGCGGCTGTTGTTGAGAATGATACTATCGTTTGCCAAGGCAAGGTCGATGTTATAGGGCTTGGAGAGGAGGTGAACATCCTTTGGCAACAAAGCACCATTGAAGAGAAGGCCACTCATAGGTCCCGTCACCTTGATGTCGCCAGCCATTGGCCCCTTGAAGCCCATCAGTTGGGCAGGCAGGATGAAGGGTGAAAGCATCTCCATCGGCACATCCAAGAAAGCGAGGTTGGCATCCAATGCCCCTTCTCCCTCTGCATCATAGTCACCATCCAACTGCAAGACATCCCTTTCGTTATAGGCGACTGTCGCATCAATCACATGGCGCGTCTCCCCTTGCGGCATGTAGGTGAACCGAGAAGAGAGGTCTCCCATCCTCATTCCCTCATAAGCAAAATGTTTGGCATCCAAGGAACCCTCCACCATGAAGTTCTCCCCTTGGTCAATATAGGTGGCATCTACATTCAGCATACCGTCCATCGCTGGAAGTCCGGGCATTGGCACCACTTTCAAGATTTCACCGATATTGAGGTCATTGGCAATCACATTGGCAATCTGTTTTCCGATGTTGCTTTCGTCGGCATAGACAGCCACATAGGTACTGTCCGACATGCTGGACAAGCGCACATCGGCAAGAATGGGCTTATCAGGACGAGTGGTGATATAGTTGTCGCTGTTGAGGGCAAACTCACGATAGGCAATGATGGGGTGTTGCGGATAAAGACTGAAATTCACACAAGTGTCGGTAGCCAATCCCCTCACACCCAAGTCTATACCCTTGCGGTCTTGCTTGTCGAAATAGGTCAGATGGGCATCCACCTCGTCGGCTTTCAGGTAGCCATCCAGATAGGCACGGAAGGCGGGCAACATGGGTTGGTCACTGCACTGCATTCCCACATGGTAGTCAAACTTCGTGGAGTCTTGTGCCAATTCAAAGAAAGCGGTATCCACCCTCACTTTGTCCTTTTTGAAGGCATATACATGACCGTTACCCCTCAAACCTGTCTGAGGTGATGACTCAATATCTGCAGAAAGTTCATTGAAACGGATGCCATACATCTCGAGCAGGTCGGAAAGCGGATTCTCATTTCTGGCCATGACATGGAGGGTCAGTTCGGGCAAATACGATTTGAGCACATCCAAATCCACATCACGGTTTTTGAACTGCTTCATCGTTTCCTTCTGCAGTTTCTCCACCCGAGGCAGGAGATTGAACAGATTGCTTGGAGCAAAGAAAGTGAAATCGAGGTCACCCGTCTGAAGAGTGGCTGAAGTCGTGTCTTTCCGTGCCTCCGCAAAGAGGTTGAAAGCATCGGTTGCGATGCTGTCTTTGCCCATCTTCAAATTCATCACGTCAATGCGAGAATCCACAAGGAAGAATTTATCCATGTTGTAGGAGAACTGCATGGTGCCTGTTGCACTTGCCGTCAGCACATCTTCGCTGAAGCCCATGCTCTGCACATCGGCATAGGGAAGGTCGAGGTTCATCACACCCTCAATCAGATTCTTCTTCAACGCTCCATCAAAGGTGAGGTTGGTTTGCACTTGGTCATTATCAGCCGCCAGCGCCATCAGCAGTTTGCCACCTTTCAGCGTGGCATCGGCATCAACGTTGCTGAGGTTGATTTTGCCCATATAGGCATTGGTCAAACTGGCTGTGGCATCGAGCGTGGCGGAGGGAGAGAGGAAGTCAAAGCCACGTCCGTTGGCTTTCACCTTACCCGAAAGCACCGTATGGTCGTCCATCGGCACATAGTGGTTCACCACCAGATTGCTGAAAGCCAAGTCGGCTCTGTAAGCATCGGACGCCATCACATAGCCGCCATCCAAATCGACGGTCGCGCCATGCGCGTCTTTGGCTTTCAGTTTGGTTTGCAAGGAAAGGTCATCTGCCACATCCCACAAGGTGGCACTGCCGTCCACCACTGCCATGCCTGGCACTTTCAGATGCAGTTGGCTCACATCGAGTGTTTGAAGATTGCCATCAGCCTTCAGTTGCATTTCAAGCGGACGCACGGGCAACTGCCTGTTCAGCATCGTACAGACATCCTTCGTGTCGGGACCTCCCATACGGGTGAAATAGATGACATCGCCCTTCCCTATCTGTCCTTCACCCACCAAGGAGAAAGTGCCCGGGTTCACATCATCGAAGGCATTCATGTCCATGCGATATGCCACGACAAGGTCACTGTCACCCGTCTTCATGTGGAGCTTGGGAACTGTCAGGGAAAGCGAATCCATCTCCACCCTACCCTGCGTTTCTGCAATCGTCAATCCCGACTGCTCCACTGCCGCCAACTGACGAAGATTCAGTTGCATCTCGCCCGTAGTTCCTTTATATTCGAATGAATCCACCGCCATGTCCAGTTCGCTGAAAAGCATGTGGGAAGGGTCGAACTGGTCACGGTAACGGGGCTCTTTCATCAGATCGAAGCTGGCGGTTGCCCCTTTCACCTCCAGTTGATGTACTTGATAGATTTCCTTGCCCAAATCAAGGAAAGCCTTTGCGCGGGCATCGGCAAAATGGGCTGCCACATACGTGCTGTCGGCTTGTGGAGTGAGCAGAACCGTTGCTTTCACGTTCTGGAATGCCAAGTCATCCACTTGTATCCTCCACTTTACCTCGCTGGTGGTCGTGTCTTCAGGCACAGAATCGTTCAGCAGCACCATCAGGTCTGCATCGCGCAAGAGTGCCTTGTTAAGCACAGCATACTCATTTTTGATGTCTGTGCTGTGAGAATTGAGACTCAATTCTGCCAAGTTTCCCTTCACGACAGCCGCATCAATCAGCCCTTTCGTGTTCAACTTGGCGTCATACAGATGGATGCCGTCCACCTCGGCCTTCAACTGAAACAAGGGCATCGCCTTCACGCTGATGTCCAATTCGCGGGCAGCCAGCACCGTATCACCCTCCTGAATCGCTAACATCCCCCCCATCGAGAGGTCAAGCGGGAACTTCAGATGGACACTCTCCACGGAGACCTCCATCCCCATTTCCTCGCTCAGCCATTCAGCCGCTTTGTCCACGGCGAATTTCTGCACAGGAGGCGTGTAAATCAGCACGAAAAGCAACAGAAATAAGAAGATTGGAGTTAGCGCAATTCCCAAAAGGACGCGCCAACTCCAACCATAGAGCGTATGCTTTCCGTACTTTTTCATTGGAATGAGAAATGAGGAATGAAGAATGAGGAATGGGCATCAACGATTGATGCTACAATCAAACCCTCACTCCTGATTCCTCATTCCTAATTAAATCACAAGTTAGGATTAATCTTGCTCCACTCAGAAATTGGTGGAACAATGTTGAGCGTTACGAGTTCGTCACGCATTTTGCAGAGGTGCTCGTAAGAAGCATCCAACTTCGCCATCTCCTCAGCAGTACCAGTTGGCATCTTGTAGGTGCAACCGTTCGTGTCGAGTGTTGTGTCCATTGCCATCATGATGTGGTTGTACTTCTCGTTGTTCACGTAAGTACCTGCTGGCCAACGGAACTTCTCGCCACCCATCACAGAGCGAATCATCTCTACAGAGCAGAATGCAGGGCTCTGCCAAGAAGAACGTCCACGAAGTTCGATGATCTTCGCACCACCCTTCGTCACGTCCACCTTCAACTGCTCCCACTCTTCCTGAGTGCATGCAGGAGTGCCGATGAGTTCGTTCAGAGGCTTGCCAGCCACCTTCACTGCGCTGCCAAATACAGCCATCTGCTCACCGTGACCACCGTAAGTAGCACAACCTGTCACCTCATACTGCTTCACACCAAACTTCTTAGCCAAAGCAGACTGCAAACGAGTAGAGTCGAGGGCTGCCAATGTAGTCACCTGACCTGGCTTCAAACCAGAATACAGCAATGTCACCAAACCTGTCAAGTCTGCTGGGTTGAAAATCACTGTCACGTGCTTCACATCAGGGCAGTAAGTCTTGATGTTCTGACCCAGTTCCTCTGCAATCTTGCAGTTGCCGGCGAGCAGATCCTCACGAGTCATGCCAGCCTTACGAGGAGCACCACCAGAAGAGATGATGTACTTGGCATCCTTGAACGCCTCTGCCACATCTGTAGTAGCCGTCAGGTTCACGCCATCATAACCGCAATGGAACATCTCTTCCATCACACCCTCCATACCAGGAGCATACACATCATACAGACATACATTTGGAGTCAACTTCATCGTCAAAGCCAACTGCACCATAGTAGAGCCGATAGCGCCACCAGCACCTACAATCACAAGTTTGTCGTTAGTTAAAAATCCCATAATTGAATATGTTTAATTAAGTGTTTTACATTTATGTGCAAAGTTACCTCTTTTCCCGATAAAAAACAAAAAAAACACGCCTATTTCTTAAAAAGGAGGGAACTTTCTTTTTTTTCAAGCACAAAATTCAGGAAGATTGTCACGTTCAAAGGGCAATATCAAAGAAAAAACGTAACTTTGTACACCCTAATTAAAACATAACAATCATGAAACGAATCCTTTTAGCCTCAGCAATTGCCCTGATGGCAGTTGTGAGCATCTTTGCCCAGAAACCCGACAAGAACTTCCACATCTTCCTCTGCTTCGGGCAGTCGAACATGGAAGCGGGTGCACGTCCTGCCGAACAGGACAAAGACTTCAACGACCCACGGTTCCAATTCCTTGCAGCAGTCAACATGCCACGCATGCAACGCGAGATGGGCAAATGGTACACAGCCACTCCTCCCATCTGTCGTGAAGGCAACAATCTGGGACCCGTCGATTTCTTTGGACGCAAGATGATTGAGCGCATTGATGAGAAATACCGCATCGGCGTCATCAACGTCTCTGTGGCAGGTGCCAAGATTGAACTATGGGACAAAGACGACTACAAGGAGTACATCGACAATGAGCGCGACTGGATGAAAAACATTGTCAACCAATACGATGGCAATCCCTACAAGCGACTCGTTGATATGGCACGCATTGCCCAAAAGGACGGGGTCATCAAGGGCATTCTCATCCATCAAGGAGAATCCAATTCCGACGACCCCAAGTGGCCAGAACGTGTGAAGAAGATTTACGACAACCTCTGCAAGGATTTGAGCCTCAATCCCAAAGATGTTCCCCTCCTGGCTGGTGAACTGAAACATCAGGAGCAAGGCGGTGTATGCTGGAAGTTCAACGTGGACATCCTGCCCAACTTGCCCAAGACACTCCCGAACTCCTACATCATCTCAGCAAAAGACTGCGAGAGCACAGGCGACCAATTCCATTTCAGCACCGAAGGCATGCGCACCCTCGGTTACCGCTATGCGGAGCAGATGCTGAAACTGCACAAGTATAAGCGTCGTTGACCTTTTCTGCTGCAAAGGTCAATGCCACTCAACCCACTCCGAAGCCGAGAAATTTGCCACGAAGAAGAAAAATACATGATGGTCAGACAAAAGAAGACAACGAAATACCATACAATGTGCATAGGCTATAAGAAAAAAAGAGAGTTCGATACAAGAATCCATTCAACTTTTTTTAGGGCAGCACATATATGGTTAACAAGTTAACAGGTTAATTGGTTAATTTGCATGTTGGCAAGATGTGGGGGATAGTATTTTAGGGGGGTGGTAAGGAAAAATATATAATATAATATATTATATATTTTTCCTTATATTATATATTATATAAATAAGGAGAATGCACTTCGAAAGAGAAAATTAACCAATTAACCAGTTAACCAGTTAACCTTCGATGGCGGAGCGGCATGGCGAAGGATGGAGGTGTCGAACCGCTGATGGCAGATGTGTGTATGGGCATACGATGGCTGTCTTTTGCCTTGACGTTTCATCACGGCAAAAAAAATGAGGGGAAAAGCAAAAAAAGTGGCGCAAGACTTGACAACGCTTGTTCCATGTTGTAACTTTGCAACACCAAAACAGAAAAGAGAAACTAAAAACCATTGGATATGAAGACAAAACTTTTATTGACCGTAATGGCAGTGATGATGACAGTGGCTGGATGGGCACAGGAGAATAACGAGAAAACGGAAGTGGTGAACACCACCTCTGGACCTGTGCAGGGCATCGTGCAGGAGGGCACTAATGCCTTTCTCGGTATTCCTTACGCAAGGGTGGAACGCTGTATGCCTCCACTGCCCGTGAAGTCTTGGAAGGAGGTGAGACAGTGCGACCATTGGGGTCCTCAGGCGATGCAGCAGACGAACCGTCCGATGTCGGAGGATGAGATGTCGGAGCAGTGCTGTGTGCTGAACGTGTGGAGCAACAACTTGCCTCCCACTCCTCGCCCGGGTTTGAATCTCAGACCTGCAGAACCGAAGCCTGTGATGGTGTGGCTGCATGGTGGCGGTTTCGACAGCGGCACACCAGCATGGGATCCTGGCATGTGGCTGGCAAAGAAAGATGTGGTGGTGGTGAGCGTGACGCATCGTCTGAACATCCTCGGCTTTCTGGACTTATCGACTTGTGGCGAGAAATATAAGCACTCTGGCAATGTGGGCATGCTCGACGTGGTGCAGGCACTGCAATGGGTGCGCAGCAATATTCACCGATTTGGTGGTGACCCCAACAACGTGACCATCTTCGGTGAGTCAGGCGGTGGCGGCAAAGTGGGCACATTACTCTGCATGCCTCCTGCAAAAGGACTCTTCCACAAGGCCATCATCATGAGCGGCACCATCCTGAACGTGAACACGAAGGCGATGACTGAGGAGTTAGGTGAGGCTGTGCTGAAGGAACTGGGCATCAGCAAGGATGAGGTGGACAAAATCAAGGATGTGCCCTACAAGGACCTGTATGCCGCAGGACAGCGCGCCATGGCTGCCAGCATCGGCACCCGTCGTCCTGGCACTCCGATGATGTGGGGTTTCGGTCCTACTCCCGATGGGGAGGATATGGTGCAGCAGCCTTTCCAGCCTGGTTTCCCCGACTTCAGCGACAACATCCCCATCTTGATTGGCACCACCTTCAACGAACTGCAACGCCAACGCTATAACCAGCCCATGACGATGCAGCAAGCGCGTGAAGAACTGCAAAGGACTTTTGGCGACGAAACAGATGCCTACATCGAGGCGTTCAAGAAAGCCTATCCACAAAAGGCACAAGATCAGAAACGTCTTCCCCAAGACCTGCTGAGCATCGACTGGCTTTTCCGTCCCAAGACGCTCATCACGGCTGATGCCATCGGTGGCAAGCGCAAGGCTGACACATATATGTATATGTTCACGGTGAACGATGTGTCACACAACAACGAATTCAAGGGTTCAGCGCATGGAGCCGAACTGAAATACTGCTTCGACGTGCTCCACCACTATGAAGACCAATTGGCAGGCAAATGCATTACAGAAAACCAGGAATGGGCAAACTACATGAGTGCGGTTTGGGCTAAATTCGCTCATGACGGCAATCCCAACCTTGGAGAGGAAAGATACCTGGAAGACTGGCATCCCAAATGGCAACCCTACACTGCCGAGAATGGCGAATTACTGGAATTGGGTGGCACACGACCCACCATTCATCACAACCACGACCGCCAACTGGCTGAAATCATCGACAGGCACTGCTTCAAGCAGTTGGATGAGTTTAGGAAAAGTGAAAAGTGAAAAGTGAAAAGTGAAAAATCTAAGTTACCTTTGCAAACGGGACACTAACACCCCACATGGCAGGTAACTTAGATTTTTCACTTTTCACTTTTCACTTTTCACTTAAAAGATGCCGTCCGCATCTTTCAGCACTGGGAATTTCCTTCTGAACTCCTTGAGTTTCTGCAAATCGAGTTCGACAGTGATGGCAGAATCTTCGCCTAACGGACAGGCTGCCATCGTGTTGCCGTAGTGGTCAACAATCAGCGTTCCACCACTATAGCGTCCGCTCTGGTCCTCGCCGATGCGGTTCACGCCTGCCACATAGCATTGGTTTTCGATGGCACGAGCATGGAGCAACGTGTCCCATACTGCCAAACGACTGGTTGGCCATGATGCGACGTAAAGGGCACAATCATAAGGAATCTTCTCGTTGTTGCGTGAGAAGCAGGGGAAACGAAGGTCGTAGCACACCTGCAGGAGAAAGCGGCAACCACGGAACTCCACCACCACACGCTCGCTGCCACGGGTGTAGCGAAGGTGCTCATCAGCATAGGTGAAGAGGTGGCGTTTGTCGTAAGAAATCACCTCGCCATTGGGTTTGACGAAGTAGAAGCGGTTGTAGAAACGCCCGTCTTCCTCGATGGCCACACTGCCACAGATGGCTCCTTTCAGTTCGGCAGCCATATTCTTCATCCATTCGAGCGAACTGCCGTCCTTCTCGGCAATGTCTTCGGGCTTGACGGAGAAGCCTGTGGAGAACATCTCTGGCAACACATACACATCGCTCTTGTCGAGTCCCCAAAGGATTTCCGCTATCTTTTCTTGGTTGGCAGCAGGATTGCCCCACACAATATCATTCTGCAACAAGGATATTTTCATACCTTAATCAAATTGAAAGCTGTAAGATTCAATTCCTAATTTCTCATTCTGAAAACCTTTTAGTTCTTAGTTTTAACACAATGCCTGCCACGATGAGCAACACAAGTACAGCCAATGCCACGTAAGCAATGGTTTCTGTGGTTTGAATGCTCTGAGGCTTGAAGGAGAGCACCACTTCATGTTTGCCCGATGGCACGTTGAGGGCACGGAGCACATAGTTGGCACGTCCCAACTCTGCAGGTTGCCCGTCGATAGTGGCTGTCCAGCCTGGATAATAGACCTCAGAGAAGACCACCAGGCCACCTTGTGCGGATTCCACCTCATATTTTGCTTCGTTGGCTTCGTAGGAAGTCAATTTGACAGTACCTTCGCCTCCTGCCTTCAGGAAACCGAAGCCATCCTTCGCCACCACGGCGGTGTTGCGCAGATTGACTTTCGAGAGGGCATCGAGTTCTTCATTGGCATTGGCAACCCACTGAATGTCGGTGACAAACCAAGCATTGCCCATCGCAGTGACATTCTCCACTGGCATCTTGATTTCACCCTTCTCGCCAGCACCGAGGATGAACCAACGGGTGTTGAGCATATTGATGACAGGGAAGAGGGAGTCGGTGTTGACCACAGAAAGGTCATAGATGGGATATTGTGTCTGTCGTTCAGCCATCGCCAATGTATCCATCGGAGCCTGACGAAGTGCTTCATACACCTTCGACATCTCAGGCACGATGTGCGCCTCAATGAGTTCCTGATAACGACGCAGTTTGGCTGCATGATAGCCACCCACTGAACTGTAGAAAGCACTGGTGGTGTTGTCGTTGAAGGTAGAAACGGTGAAGTTCAGCACACGGTAGTCGCGCCCTTCCCCACTCTGCTCGATAATGTATCGGTCAGCATCTGTCTTCTGAATGCGGGCAACTCCTTGAGGTTCCACAAACATGTCATCGTAGAGGTAACGCTTGTTCACGCCCCACATGTCCACTAAACAGATGGCGAGCAACACCACACAAAGAAGAGAGAGAGGTCGGCCACCTTTTCCTGTCGTTTTTTCATTGGCAGAGATACTACCCCCACCCTGTAGGGGGGAAGAGGGGTGGGTCTGCTTCTTTGCATACCACCACATGGCACCAGCACCCATCAGGATGAACAGGATGCTTCGCCATGCATCGGCACTCACCATGGCAGCACGCATGTCGGAAATGCTGCGAAGGATGTTCTGTCCGAAGGCACCATCGAAATAGCCTGCATCGACATATTGCTGTACGGCTGCCTTGTCACTGGTGCTGAGGCAATCATGTCCAAGTCCTGGTGCCATCACATAAATCAAGCAGATGACCACCGTAAAGATGCTTGCCGCATACAAGGGTTTCAGGTTGGGCTTCTCCACCCATACTTTCAGTCCCCACAAGGCGATGAATGGTACTACAAACTCCACCACCACGAGGATGCTTGCCACCGTGCGGAACTTGGAGTACATGGGCACATGATCTATAAAGAAATCCGTGAAAGGCATAAAGTTCTTACCCCATCCGAGCAGCAAGGTCAAAAGACCTGCCGCGATGAGTGCCCACTTCAGGGGATTCTTATGAGGAATGACGAGCAAGCCCATCACGAAGAGCATGCACACCAAAGCACCGAGATAAACAGGACCGCTTGTGCCGGGTTGTTCACCCCAATATTGCGTGAAGGCGCCATAGATGCCCATCTGTTCCAACTGTCCGTCAGCCTTCTTCATGGCGGTCTTATTCATAGAGAGCGGCATGCTTGCCCCACCCTTCACATCGGGGATGAGGAAGGTCAGCGACTCGTCAATGCCGTAACTCCACGCGGTGATGTAACTGCGTTCCAAACCACTGTCTGTCTGGTCATCCGTCTTACCTTGCTTCACAAGTTCACTCTTGCCACGCATGGTGTCCTTGGAATATTCGTAGGTATGATAGAGGTTGGAAATATTGAGACAGATGGCTATCACTGCTGCCAAGGCGACACCTGCCGTAGCCTTACCAAATGATGCCAGTTCCTTTTGTCTGATGGATTGAATGAGGAATGCCACCACCATCAGGATTTCGATGGTCAGGAAGTAATAGGACATCTGCACATGGTTCGCCTGAATCTGCAAGGTGGCAAAAATGGCAGTCACAATCGTACCCAAAAGATATTTCTTTCGATAGCACAAGGCAATGCCCGCAATCGTGGGAGGAATATATGCCAATGCCATCACTTTCCAAATGTGTCCTGCTGCGATGATGATGAAAAAATAACTGCTGAACGCCCACACCACAGCACCTAAGGCAGCCATCCAATGACGGAAGTCAAAGGCACGAAGCAAAATGTAGAAACCTAACATCGAAGCAAAGATGTACCACACATAATCGGGGAACCACAAATGGTATGCCTTTTCCACAAACGACATCGTCTTAGTGGATGTGTACGACGGTGCAATCTGATAGGTGGGCATACCGCCGAACAAACTCGTCACCCAACGGGGTGTTTCCCCACCATGCGCATCACGGTAAGCGTTGATTTCCACGTTGATACCATCATTGGCACCACTATCGTGCTGTTCCAAACGATAGCCCTTGCTCACTGGCGACATGAAATATGCCCACGCAATCACCGCAAACAGAGCGACACAATACACGTCTGGCAGAATCTTCTTGAAATTGAATTGCATAATTTCTACATCTTTTATTTTCGGGTTGCAAAGGTACGGAAAATAAACAGAACAAAAAAATGTGGGTGAAGTTTTCGGAATATTCAAAGGCAAAACACAAAAAAATCTCCTTTTTATTTTGTATTCTCTTTGATTTGCACTACCTTTGCAACCAAATTCAAAAAAATGGTAAGTTTTAGCAACATCACACTACTGAACCTTCTTGGACTTCGACTTACAGGGACGAAGGCGAGAAAGGTGTGCAGTTGCTATCAAGCATAACGATACAAACAAAATGTTTAACCTTTCTCATGGTCATGGGGAAGGTTTTACTTTTATATGTAGGTATTCGTGCTCATGGCTTTGAGAAGTATAATTCAACAAAAATATGGCAGATAGATTATTTATTTTCGACACAACGCTCCGCGACGGTGAGCAGGTGCCAGGATGTCAGCTCAACACGGTTGAGAAGATTCAGGTGGCTAAGCAACTGGAGGCATTGGGCGTGGATGTCATCGAGGCTGGTTTCCCCATCTCCAGCCCAGGCGATTTCAACAGTGTGGTAGAGATTTCGAAGGCGGTCACTTGGCCTACTATCTGTGCGTTGACCCGTGCAGTGGAGAAGGACATTGACTGTGCCGCAGAGGCTTTGCAGTATGCGAAGCGGAAGCGTATCCACACGGGTATTGGCACTTCGCCTTCACACATCAAGTACAAGTTCAACTCTACTCCTGAAGAAATCATCGAACGTGCTGTGGCAGCCGTGAAGTATGCCAAGAAGTACGTGGAGGATGTGGAGTTCTATGCAGAGGATGCTGGTCGCACGGACAATGAGTATCTGGCTCGTGTGATTGATGCGGTGACGAAGGCTGGTGCGACGGTTTGTAACATTCCCGACACGACGGGGTTCCGTGTGCCGAACGAGTATCATGAGAAAATCAAGTATCTCTATGAACATGTGGATGCTTTCGCGGCTGGCAAGTCCATCCTTTCAACCCACTGCCACAACGACCTCGGCATGGCTACGGCGAACACGGTGGCGGGTGTGCTGGCTGGTGCGCGTCAGGTGGAGGTGACCATCAACGGCATCGGTGAACGTGCTGGTAACACCTCATTGGAAGAAGTGGCGATGATTTTCAAGACTCACCCTGACTTAGGCATCGAGACGAACATCAACACGACGAAGATTTATCCGACGAGCCGCATGGTTTCGAGCCTGATGAATATGCCTGTACAACCTAACAAGGCGATTGTGGGCAAGAACGCTTTTGCACACTCCAGCGGTATTCATCAGGATGGTGTGCTGAAGAATGCTTCGACTTACGAAATCATGGACCCGAAGGAAGTGGGTATTGACGATAACGCCATCGTGCTGACGGCTCGTAGCGGTCGTGCCGCATTGAAGCATCGTCTGCACGTGAATGGTGTGGAAGTGGATGGCGAGAAACTCGACAAGATTTATGAGGATTTCCTCAAACTGGCGGACAAGAAGAAGGAGGTGACGGACGACGACATCCTTGTGTTGGCTGGTGCCGACCGCTCGGAAACGCACAACGTGAAACTTGACTACTTGCAGGTGACCACGGGCATGGGTGTGAAGAGTGTGGCTTCCATCGGTCTTGCCATTGCCAACGAACACTTCGAGGCTGCAGCATCGGGCAATGGCCCTGTGGATGCCGCCATCAAGGCGCTTAAGCAAATCATCAAGCGTCAGATGACCCTCCGCGAGTTCACCATTCAGGCTATCTCGAAGGGTAGCGACGACATGGGTAAGGTACACATGCAGGTGGAGTACAATGGCCACGTCTATTATGGCTTTGGTGCCAACACCGACATCGTCACCGCATCCGTGGAGGCTTATATTGATTGTATCAATAAATTCCGCAATTAGAAGAAGACCCTCTCCCCAGCCCTCCCCCATAATGGGGAGGGAGACCATGCGGGGTGGGAATGACGTGAAAAGAAGATGGAGGGAAGTTACAAGGCTCCTCGACATTTCCAAACGGCAAGTCCAGATAGGTATGTGTTACTGAAAGAATTTGCCAAGAAGAATCGGAACAATCCCACAGAGGCGGAAGTTTATCTGTGGAGGTTTCTGAAAGGTGGGGCTTTGGGTGTCAAATTTAGACGGCAATACGTCGTTTATGATTACATCGCAGACTTCATTTGTCTGGAGAAAAAACTTATCATAGAAGTTGATGGTGGCTACCATTTCGTGGAAAGTCAAGTAGAAGAGGATAGAATAAGAACCGTTTTGATTGAACAAATGGGGGTTTCCATTCTGCGTTTCACTAATGAAGAAGTCTTCTATGCAGCAGAACAAGTACTCGGAAGAATCAAAGAATTTTTATCATCATGAAAGAAAACGAAACAACAAACAAGCCGGATGGCTCCCTCCCCATTATGGGGGAGGGTCGGGGAGAGGGTCCACATGGGGTCTGCCTCTTCGACAAAATATGGAATGCTCACGTGGTGCAGAACGTGGAGGACGGCCCAACGCAACTGTACATCGACCGTCTGTATGCACATGAGGTGACCAGCCCACAGGCGTTTGACACGCTGAGAGACAAGAACATCAAGGTGTTCCGCCCCGACCATGTGGTGGCAATGCCTGACCATAACACCCCTTCCGACCAGCAGGAGCGCATCGACGACCCAGTGGGACGCAAGCAGGTGGAGACCCTGAAGGCGAACTGCGAGGAGTTTGGCATCAAGCACTTCGCCATGGGCACGAAGGACAATGGCATCATTCATGTGGTGGGTCCAGAGAAGGCTCTTTCGTTGCCAGGCATGACCATCGTGTGTGGCGACTCTCACACCTCGACTCATGGTGCAGTAGGAGCCATCGCCATGGGTATCGGCACCAGCGAAGTGGCTCAGGTGCTGGCTTCGCAGTGCATCTTGCAGAGCAAGCCCAAGACCATGCGCATCAACATCGAGGGCACCCTGCCCGAAGGCACGACGGCCAAGGATGTGGCACTCTACATCATGGCACAGATGACCACCAGCGGTGCCACGGGCTATGCCGTGGAGTATGCTGGTTCGGCTGTGCGCAACATGAGCATGGAGGGCCGTCTGACGCTCTCCAACCTCTCCATCGAGATGGGTAGCCGTGCAGGTCTGATTGCTCCCGATGAGACGACCTTCGCCTATCTGAAAGGTCGTGAATATGCACCGAAGGGTGAAGACTGGGACAAGGCTGTGGAGGAGTGGAAGAAACTCTATTCCGACCCCGATGCCGTGTTCGACAAGGAGGTAACTTATCGTGCCGAGGACATCGCTCCTCGCATCACCTACGGAACAAACCCCGGTGCTGGCATTGCCATCGACGAGTGCATCCCTACCCTCGACGAGATTCCAGAGGCTGACCGTTCTCAGTTCTTGAGCATGCTCGAATACATGCAGTTCGAACCAGGGCAGAAACTCGAAGGAGTGCCTGTGGATTACTGTTTCCTCGGTGCTTGCACCAATGGCCGCATCGAAGACTTCCGTGCTTTTGCCTCCGTGGTGAAGGGCAAGAAGAAGGCAGACAGTGTGGTGGCTTGGCTCGTGCCTGGCTCGTGGCTGGTGCGTCAGCAAATCATCGACGAGGGCATCGACAAGATACTGGAAGAGGCTGGTTTTGAACTCCGTCTCCCCTCTTGCTCCTCTTGCCTTGCCATGAATCCTGACAAGGTGCCAGCAGGCAAACTCTCCATCTCCACCAGCAACCGTAATTTCGTCGGTCGTCAAGGTCCCGGTGCCCGCACCATCCTTGCCAGCCCATTGGTGGTGGCAGCATCAGCAATCACAGGAGTAGTAACTGACCCGAGAAAGATATAAAGCAGACCCTCTCCCCGACCCTCCCCCATAATGGGGAGGGAGACCATGCGGGGTGTAGGGATAGTGTAGATAATAAAAGTATAACAATAAGAAAACGCCCTTGTGGAACCAAGCCGGATGGCACTCCCTCCCCATGATGGGGGAGGGTCGGGGAGAGGGTCTTCTTCATTATGAAAGAAAAATTCGACATCATCCAGTCAACCTGCATCCCGATTCAGATTGACAACTGCAATACCGACCTCATCATTCCTGCCCGCTACCTGGCGAGCACGACACGTGACCCACAGTTCTTTGGCGATGCCTTCATGCACGACCTTCGCTTCGATGCTGACGGCAACCCAGTGAAGGACTTCGTGATGAACCAGCCTGAGTATGCCGAAGCACCTCGCAAGGGTGTACACGAAATCATCGTGGGCGGTCAGAACTGGGGTTCTGGTTCCTCTCGTGAACATGCCGCATGGGCCATTGCCGGCTACGGGGTGCGAGTGGTCATCTCCAGTTCTTTCGCCGACATCCACCGCAACAACCTCCTCAACTGCTTCGTGCTGCCCGTCATTGTCAGCAAGGAGTTCCAGCAGGAACTCTTCGACAGCATCGCAGCCGATCCGAAGACAGAGGTGAAGGTGGATGTGCCCAACCAGACGGTGACCAACCTCGCCACTGGCCACAGCGAACACTTCGACATCAACTCCTACAAGAAGTATTGTCTCATGAATGCCTATGACGACATCGACTTCTTGCTTTCTAATAAAGAGAAGATTGAGGCTTTTGAGGAAACCCTCTCCTCTACCCTCCCCTGTAATGAGGAGGAAGTCCCTGCGGCTGAGGAGTCTATAGAAACAAACACTGATAAACAAGAATCTTCCGATACTCCCCAAGAGGTTGCTCCTCTCCATGTTGAAGCCTCCAACGAGGCTCCTGCAGAAGAGCCTGCCGAAGAGGTTGCGCCCATCGAGGTAACTGCCAAGGAAAGTGAGCCTTTCGTGCCTAAGAAGTTGCTGCCCATTGACCGTAGCATTGCAAAATTTATACTCCTCAGTTTAATCACGTTTGGCATATATGCTATAGTTGTCATGACAAAAATATCCTGTGAGATTAATATTGTAGCAACTCAATACGACGGGCGAAAAACAAGAAATTATTTATGGATACTCTTTTTATGGGGTTGGCTCACTTTGGGTATAGCATTCCTTGTGTGGCATCATCAACTATCTAACCGTATAGGGAATGAACTCCATCGTCGTCAGATTCCATATTCTTTTGGGGCATCTGACTATTGGCTTTGGAATGTATTAGGCGTTTGGATTGCAGGAATTCTCCCGTGGGTGTATTTCTATAGATTAATAAGTGCCATGAATCAACTCAATGCTGATTACAACCAAAAGGGATAACAGTTCCCACATATTTTATATAATGCGTTAATAATAAAGCGGCACCAAGTTCGATGGAAACTTAGTGCCGCTTTATTCGTCACAAATGGTGTGAGTGCATTATTTGATGTACTGCATAATCAAATCTACGATTTCGTCTTCTGTATGCCCTTCCATAGAAATGACAAGGTCATAATTACGAGTGTCATAACGTGAGGTCTCTGCATACGTCTTCACGTAGTTCTCCCGCATCTTGTCCACCTTCTTGATTACTTTCTCCGCATTCTCATGACTAAGCAACTGTTTCTTCATCCAATCATTAGAATCTTCATAGGTCGAACTGAAATTTAGGTTTTGTGTTATGTGTAATGTCTTTTTGAATTCTCGTCTTGTTCAAATCTGGTGTTTTTGTGATTTGCTCAATGGTTAGGGGCAAAGGTACACACTTTTTCTGATATAAAAAATGTTTGGCTAAAAAAGAAAACCCCTCAATCCCATCATGAAGTCGATAGGTTGAGGAGAATGATCGAATCTGTTACTTATAACACTTCCAGATGCTGTCCAACTTTGCTTGTGGCAACTTCTTGGTGAAGAGGCTGACAAGCAACACAACGGGGAAGCCTCCTACCATGGCGATAGCACCGCAGTCAATTGGATTGATTGGGTTGCCCATAAGCATGTTGACCACGGTGAAGCCGACGCCCCAAATGAAACATGCCCAAACAGATGCAGTGGTGACGCCACGCCAGTAGAGGCCCAAGAGGAAAGGTGCCAAGAATGCACCAGCCAAGGCACCCCAACTGATGCCCATGAGTTGGGCGATGAACGTGGGAGGATTGAGTGCGATGAGCACAGAAATGACAATGAAGAACACGATGAGCACACGCATGATGACCACTTTGCGGCGTTCAATCTTTTCTGCCACCTCGTCATCAATTTCGCCTCCCTTCACTTCGTCGACACCAGCACGCTTGTCGCGATAAATAAGGTCGAGGGTCATGGTGGAAGAAGATGTCAGCACCAGCGATGCCAATGTGGACATGGAAGCCGAAAGCACCAACACCATCACAAGACCTATGAGGAGGTCTGAGTTGACAGCCGTGTCAAGCATCGTGGGAATGATGTCATCGAACTTATAGTTGTGGCGTGCTTCATTCCAGACTGGTTCGCCAAACAGACGGCCGAAACCTCCCAAGAAATAGCAGCCACCAGCCACCACAAAGGCGAAGATGGTGGAGATAATGGTGCCACGCTTGATGGCACTCTCATCTGTGATGGAGTAAAATTTGCCCACCATCTGAGGAAGTCCCCATGTGCCGAGCGATGTCAATACCACCACACCGAGCAGGCTCATGGCATTAGGACCCCACCATGAAGCGAAGTCGCCGGGTTGGAAGTCCTTATAGAGTGGATTCTCGAGGTCGTGAGCTGTAGGCACGGCCTCCTTCATTTTCTGGAACGCCTCTGTAAAACCACCCTGGCTGTTCAGCACCACAGCAATGACGGCGATGATGCCGCCCAGCATGACGATGCCCTGAATGAAGTCGTTGATGGCTGTAGCCTTGTAGCCGCCCAGAATCACATAGACAGCCGTAAGCAGTGCCATGATGATGATACAGTACTCATAAGGGATGCCGAAACCCATGTCGAAGAGTTTCGAGATACCGCTATACACACCTGCTGTATAGGGAATGAGGAATACGAAAGCAATGATGGAAGCCGCAATGCGCAGTCCCTGATTGCTGAAACGTGTGCCGAAGAAGTCTGGCATGGTGCGCGACTTGATATGTTGAGTCATCAGTTTTGTACGACGACCCAAGATGAGCCATGCCAAAAGCGAACCGATAATGGCATTGCCGATACCTATCCAAGAACTGGCAAGACCATACTTCCAGCCGAACTGACCTGCATAACCGACAAATACGACTGCTGAGAAGTAACTGGTACCAAAGGCAAAGGCAGAGAGCCACGGACCCACCGAACGACCGCCCAGTACAAAACCATCTACATTGTTGGCTTGTTTGCGTGAGTAGATTCCCACATAGACCGTCACAGCCAAGAAGATGACAGTGAGAAGAATTTTGACTAACATATTACTTGATTCTTACTTGTAGTTGTGCCATGATCGCGTGGTTGGCATTGTGGGTGAACTCCCTGCCAGCAGGGGTGTTCTGAAGCGATGCGCTCTTATATACATATTGCAGTTGGATGCGACAACGCTTGTAGAACCAATATTGGAGTCCGAAGATGGCCTTGTGCTGATCCATGTGCTCTTTCACGTTGTAGTTGAAGAAATCATAAGAGCCAACCAAATCCAACTTGGGTGCAACGGGCAAAACGCCAGTAACGTATGCGCCTCGGCTGGTCACATCGTCATCACGACCTTCCAAGTATTCAGCACGCAAACTGAGATGAGAGTCCTGAGACTTGTACTGAAGACCTGCAGACCAACGATTGCGCTTGTAGTCTTGACCTGCAACGATATTGTTGTAAACAGAACCGTTAATGGCATGTCCACGACCAATCTGACCTGTAGCGACAATGTTTAACTCTTTAGTAGGACGGAATTCCAAATGACCGATGAAGTCCTTTTCGCTGTTGCCATCTTTCTTGTTGATACCCTGTCCATTCATGATGGCTGCTTTGTAGGCAAACTTGCTGTCGTTGGTTTCACCAAAGAATTCCAAACCGAGGTCACGACCATACTGTACGCCCATCAGAGGGTCGTTGCAACCGGCCAGGTAGGTGACACCTTCAGAACAAACGTCGATTGCTTCCAACTCTGTGGGCGACATATTGTTCTCGATGGTATAAGCATGTTTGAACTGACCAATCTTGGCGCTGAGAGCCTTGTTGTTGGTGAGGCGGTAAGAAGTCCAATACTCATGTACCACACCTCCGTTGAAGTCGTGCATGAACATGGCAAACCAACGGTCGGTGATGGGTGCACCGACCACAAGGAAGACACGCTTCATCTCAAACGTGTTGTAGTCACGCTTGTTGAGTTGATCATTGTCATCCAAGCCGCCTGTGTGCTGATATGTGAAACCTGCCTGTGCGTAACCATCAATCTGAACACGCTCTGCCAAGTCTTTTGCCCAGTCAAGAACCTTTTGTTCATTGGGTGCTTGAGCATTCAAGGTGCCTATGCCCGCAAGGCACAGCAACATCGTTGTCAAAGTAGATTTGAATCCCATAATCTTTGTTTTTTATTGGTTTGTGTAGCAAAATTTGAGGCAAAGGTACACTTTCCCAATCATTCCGCCAAATGATTTGTGAAAAAATGTTTAACTTTGCATCCAAATTGAATGAATGCATGGATAAGTTTATAGAAATCATGGACACAACGCTCCGCGATGGTGAACAAACCAACAGCGTGAGTTTTGTACCGCACGAGAAACTGATGATAGCCCGCATGCTGCTGATGGACCTGAATGTCGATCGCATTGAGGTGGCATCGGCACGAGTGTCGGATGGCGAGAAAGAGGCGGTGAAGAGCATCTGCCGTTGGGCACGTCAGGCTGGTATGCTCGACCGTGTGGAAGTGCTGGGTTTTGTGGACGGAAAGACCTCACTCGATTGGATAAACGACTGCGGATGCCAAAATATCAACCTGCTCTGCAAGGGTAGCGAACGGCATTGCCGCTTTCAACTGAAGAAGACGCTTGAAGAGCATGTGGCTGACATCAAGCAGAACATTGCCTATGCCAATGAGTTGGGCATCAGCGTGAATCTCTATATGGAGGATTGGTCGAATGGCATGAAGGACAGTCCCGACTATGTGTTTGGCTTTGTCGATGCACTGAAGGATTTTGGCGTGAAGCGTTTCATGTTGCCCGACACATTGGGCATTCTCAATCCACAGTTGACTGCCGCCTTCATGAGTCAGATGACAAGCCGCTACCCCAACCTGCAGTTTGACTTCCATGCCCATAACGACTACGACCTGGCCACGAGCAATGTGCTGGCAGCCGTGCTGGCCGGGTGTCGGGGTGTCCACACCGCAGTGAACGGACTTGGCGAACGGGCTGGCAATGCACCCATCTCGTCTGTGCAAGCCATTCTGAAAGACCATGCGCATGTGCGTACCAATATAAAAGAAGAGAACCTCGGCAAGGTGTCCACGATGGTGGAAAGCCTGTCGGGCATTGCCATTCCGCCCAACAAACCGATCATCGGCGAGAGTGTCTTCACGCAGGTGGCAGGAGTGCATGCCGATGGCGACAACAAGAACAACCTCTACTGCAACGACCTCCTGCCCGAGCGTTTTGGCAGAAAACGCGAGTATGCGCTGGGCAAGAATTCGGGCAAGGCGAACATTCTCAAGAACCTTGAGGAACTGGGTCTTGAACTCACGTCCGAACAGACACGCCGTGTAACTGACCGCATCATCGAACTGGGCGACAAGAAGCAACTCATCACGCAGGAAGATCTCCCCTACATCGTGGCGGATGTGCTCAAGCACAGTGCCCCCGACGACAAGGTGAAACTCATTTCCTACATGGTCTCCACCGCCTACGGACTCAAGCCAATGGCTTCGGTGAAACTAGAAGTGAATGGCGACGTGTTTGAAGAGTCGGCCATGGGCGACGGTATGTACGATGCTTTCATCCATGCCGTGCGCTACATCTACAAAGACCGCCTCAACCGCCCCTTCCCCTGGCTCACCAACTATCAGGTCAGCATCCCTCCGGGCGGACGCACAGATGCCCTCGTCCAAACCACTATTTCGTGGACTTACAACGATAAGGCTTACCGCACCCGCGCCCTCGATGCCGACCAGACCGAAGCTGCCATCAAGGCCACCATCAAGATGCTCAACATCATAGAGAACGAATGACGATTCGTTCTCTTTTTTTTGCTCAAGTCGAAAAAAAGTCGTATCTTTGCGCCCAGTTTTAGGATACTCCGTAATTCGTAATAGGTAAGTGACTCCGTCGTGCTTTAAGGTGCGTTGCCTTATTTTCAAGTGCAAGTTCGCAACGCCAGACGCCGATCTGAAGGATTCGTAATGAAGGAGCGTGTTACTTATTTAATTATCACTAAATGAAAAAAATTTGTAAGGCTGCAAGCCTGGCATCGTTGTGTGTCAGTCTTGCAGGAAACGTCTGCGCACAGCAGCCGCTGCCTCTGTCGCTTGAACGTATGTTTGAGCTGGCAGAGACGCAGAACCGTGCGTTGGCTGTCATGGACATGGCAGTGCGCGAGGCGGAAGAAAGTGTTAGGGTGGCGAAGAGCTCACGGCTGCCTGACATGGATGCCAGTTTGGCACTGAGTTATTTGGGAAATGCCAACGTGTTTGCTCATGAGTGGAAAGACTTTCAGGTGGCTCATCTTCCACATTTCGGCAACAACTTCGCCTTCGAGGCTTCGCAGGTCATCTATTCGGGCGGTGCCGTCACGGCAGGCATCGACTTGGCGAAGATGAAGCGTGAGATGGCTTTGCTTTCAAAGGAAGAGATGCGCGAGAATGTGCGCATGATGCTGGCTGGAAGTTATCTGCAACTCTACAAACTGCAGAACGAACGGCGTGTGTATGAGCAGAACACCATGCAGACACGGAAACTCATCGACGAAATCAATGCCAAACATGCACAGGGGGTGGCGCTGAAGAACGATGTGACACGTTATGAGCTGCAACTGAAAGGCTATGAGTTGGCACTCACACAGATTCAGAACAACCGTGAAGTGCTCAACCATCGGTTGAACATTGCCCTCGGACTGCCCGAAGACACTCGGATAGAGATTGACACAACGATGACGGCAACACTTCCGGCCGTCTCCAACGAGCTGACGTGGCAGAACGAAGCCTTGCAGTCGGCTCCCTCGCTGAAACAGAGCCAGTTGGGCATCGACATGAGCAAGCAGGGGGAAAAACTGGCAGGTGCAGGCAGTAAGCCCACCGTCTTCGCCTTTGCTGCCGACAAGTTGGATGGCCCCATTCTGACCGAGGTGCCTACCATCAACTCCAACCTCAACTACTGGTATGCCGGGGTGGGCGTGAAGTACAGCCTCTCGTCGCTCTTCAAAGGAAACAAGAAAGTGCGTCAGGCACATGTAGCCACGCTATTGGCTGAGGAAGAGCACCGCATGGCACAGGACAATATACGCACGGCGGTGAAAGATGCCTACGTGCATTTCGACGAGTCTTTCACCCTCTACGACACCCAGAAGAAGAGCCTCGAACTGGCGCAGCAAAACTATCAAGTGGTGAACAACCGCTACCTGAACGGATTGGCACTCATCACCGACATGCTCGATGCCAGCAACCAGAAACTGAA
>SAMEA3663277__coassemble_1125_pt1 | contig 7018 bp, 6 predicted proteins | sample SAMEA3663277__metabat2_high_PE_035 | metagenome-assembled genome bin SAMEA3663277 (sample SAMEA3663277) | pig gut metagenome | biome: pig gut; feature: pig-associated habitat; material: faeces | place: China | collected 2013
AACGCTGCCACTGTAAAAGTGTTGGACGCGATATTTCAAGGGGATATTGTACCTGCAAATTGGGAATTTCTTCAGAACGTGTTAAGAGTGATGAAGTTTTTCCAGATAAAGATGATGTGGTGTTTTATGAGGTTGCCCTTTCTAAAGAGGATGCTTACCTTATAACTGGCAATATAAAACACTTCCCTAAGACTCCAATTGTTGTCACGCCTGCTGAGATGATTGAGATTCTGCTGAGGGATAAACGATAACCTTTATTTAACCCATGAAGCCTGTCCATTTGGATGGGCTTCTTTGTTTGTGGATTCTTCATTTGAAAGTCTCTTCCGTAACCTCTAAATCGACGTCGTCGACATCGATCAATCGACGTCGTCGACATCGACCAACCGACCTCGACGACGTCGATTTGGTGGAGATTGTTTTCTCCCCCCCCTTGACCTTTGGTGTTCCTTTAGTGCTCCTTTAGTGCTCCTTTAGTGCTCCTTGTGTTCGTAGTGGTAAGGTGGTAGTAAGGTAGTAGGTTCGTAGTGGTAAGGTCGTAGGTTGTTTGTAGTTGTTAACTGTCAACTCAAATAGTTCTTCCATTTTTTTATCTTGCGATTCTTACATCCAGCATGGCAACTCCTAATTGGCTTCGCCGAAGATGCTCACGCTCGGCATAGTTCAAACAAGCTTGACCTCTGCACTCGCTCAACCGCATCTCTCCTCATTCCTAATTTTCATTGACTGGGTATCGTCGTTAACTCCTTTAACTTCGATAACTTCGTCACTTCCGAAAGTTGAGTATATTATAAATATGAGGCACAAAGTCCACCACGGCTTTGTGCCTTTTTGGTGTCTTAACAAAAAAAGTTCCCTAAATGTTTGGTAGATAAGAATAAAAGTGGTTAATTTGCAACCAAGAGAGTGCCTCGTGTGCTTTCCGTGCGGTGTTTCGATGCCGTGCCTTATTGGATAAATAGAAGCGTTATGCTCTTTCTTGTGGTAAAAACAGATAATTCAGAGAAAATAGAATAGTTATGTCGTATAGTCAGATGGCACAATTGGAATTTCTGGATGCTTTGAATAGCATCAAGTCCGAGGCTGAACTCATGGAGTTCAAAAACCTTGTGGCACATTACTTTGCTCAAAAAGCACAAAAAGGAATTGATGCGCTTTGGGACAATGGTAGTATCAATGAAGAGACAATAGAACAATGGGGCGCAGAGCACATGCGCACCCCCTATCGCTATGCGTCGCATCGTTCTTGACACGAATTGCCTGTTGCAATCATTGCCCAGTTCCAGCCCATATCATAAAATATGGACAGGCGTGTTGGAGGGAAAAATAAGTTTATGTGTCAACACGGAGATTCTGGACGAATACGAAGAAATCCTTGCGGAGAAAACTGATAAAGAGATAGCGCACAACGTCGTGGAGGCAATCGCCCGTTTAAGTACCACGACCTATCAGGAGGTGTATATTCATTTTGACCTTATAAAAAGCGATGTAGATGATAATAAATTCGTGGATTGTGCCGTAGCAGCCGATGCTGAATATATTGTCACCAACGACACTCATTTCAATATTCTTCAAGAAATCCCCTGGCCCAAAGTAAACGTTATCAATATAAAAGATTTTGTAATAAATTTGGAATGATTCATTATTATACTCATCCATTCTGTTAGGCACAAAGTCCACCACGGCTTTGTGCCTTTTTGGTGTCTTAACAAAAAAAGTTCCCTAAATGTTTGGTAGATAAGAATAAAAGTGGTTAATTTGCAACCAAGAGAGTGCCTCGTGTGCTTTCCGTGCGGTGTTTCGATGCCGTGCCTTATTGAAAAAATAGAAGCGTTATGCTCTTTCTTGCAAGCTGAAAACGTAGGAAATTTTCAATCTTTGCAAAAAAGTTTTGAGAAGGCTCGCGTGCCAAACGGCCATACTCAAATACACGAAGACGGACATAGCGGCTTCACGCATTATTGCGTGGAACTGCTTAATGAACACCATCTTGTGTATTTCGGGTATTTCCTACGACCCTCAGCTTGAAGATGTGGACATACAGTTCCACGCTTCTTGTGTGTATATAATTGCCTTTGTTGGGGACTGGCGGAGGCGGTAATATAATAGTCCATGAAAAGAACTATCCTTAAATCTATGATGGTGGTACTGGGTGTACTGCTGTCAGTTCATGCGAATGCCGACGAGAACGGTGTGCTGATTGAAGGTGTTTACTACAATCTGGTCACGACCTCGAAGACGGCAACAGTCACAAACGGCGGCACCGCCTACACGGGTGCAGTCACTATTCCCGCTACCGTCACATGGGAAGACATCACCTACGATGTTACCGCCATCAGCATGGAAGCCTTCAAGAACTGCACGGGGCTGACCTCTATCAGCTTCCCCAGCAGCGTGAGCACCATCAGCGACCAAGCGTTCTACGGATGCTCAGGCCTCACCTCTGTGACCATCCCCGACGGAGTGACCAGCATCGGCAACGAAGCATTCAGATATTGCAGCAACTTGGCCACTGTGGTGATTGGCGATGATGTCAAGACCATCGGTAACAATGCGTTCGAAGGGTGCTATGCTTTGACAGAGGTTACTCTTGGAAAACGAGTTGAAACTATCGGAGGCTGGGCATTCTATTACTGCAATAATCTGCCTTCTATTGCCATCCCCCGCAGCGTCACCTTCTTCGGCAATCGTGCATTTGAATCTTGCTATAGATTGACCGCTGTCCACATCACCGACTTGGCGGCATGGTGCGGTGTTATGGCAGGAGGTGACTGCGCCAATCCTTTGTCTGTGGCACAGCATCTCTACCTGAACGGTGCTGAAGTGAAAGACTTGGTTATTCCTGATGGCGTGAAAACTATTAACAATGGTGCTTTCGAAAACTGTCAAGGCCTGCGCACTGTGACCATTCCCAAGAGTGTCACCAACATCAATCACAAGGCATTCTATGGTTGCAGCAACCTCAACACCATCAACATCGAGGGGAATGGCACCATCATTGGCCCTTATGCTTTTTACAGCTGCAACCTGACCACCCTCAACATTACGGGCAGCATCGCTTCCCTCGGAGAGTATGCGTTCAATGGATGCAATAGATTGAACAAGGTGGACATCACCGACTTGGCTGCATGGTGCAAGATGACAGTCAATGCTTATTCGAATCCGTTAGATTATGCCGGACAGTTATGGGTGAATGGCACACGCATCACAGACATGATCATCCCCAACGGTGTCACGGCTATCAATGGAGGTGTTTTCTCCCACTTCTCAGGTCTGAAAAGCGTGTCTATTCCGAGCAGTGTCACCTCTATTGGTAACGGTTCGTTCCAGTACTGCAGCAATCTGGAGTCCGTGTCCATCCCGAACAGCGTCACCTCCATCGGTGCCAATGCCTTCCTGAATTGCACGAGTCTGACCCAGGCAACTCTTTCTAATGGCATCAAGACCATCGGTGGCTCCGCCTTCAGCGGTTGCTCTGGTTTGACCTCACTGGCTATGCCCAACAGCATCACTTCCATCGGCACCAATGCCTTCCAGAACTGCAGCGGCATGACCAGCGTGAAACTCAGCAGCGGCCTCACCGCCATTCCCAACTATGCCTTCGCAGGGTGCACGGGTCTGACCGCCGTGGTGATTCCCGAAGGTGTGACCAGCGTTGGCGACTATGCCTTCCAAAACTGCTCGGCCATGACCTCGGTGGAGATACCGAGCACCGTCAACTGGCTTGGCAAGTATGACTTCGACGGCTGCACCGCCCTGAGCGAGGTGGGCATCACCGACCTGGCTGCATGGTGCAAGATGCGCTTCGGAGCGGAGAAAGCCAGCCCGTTCTTCTATGCTAAGACCATGAAACTGAACGGCGAGCCTGTGACCGACCTCGTCTTCCCTGAAGGTATCTCCACTATTGGTGCTTATGCGTTTGCCGAATACAAGGGATTGAAGTCTGTGGTCATTGGCAACGATGTCACTTCCGTCGCCGAAGGTGCTTTCCAAGGTTGCACAGGACTGAAGGACGTGACCATTGGCAGTAGTGTTACTTCTGTGGGTCAGTATGCTTTCCGCAACTGCACAGGTATGCAGAACTTAGTGGTGGGCAACAGCGTCAACAGCATCGGCAGTCAGACGTTCGAGAACTGCGGGAACTTGCGTTCTATTGTGGTGGTGAAAGGTAACAGCAAATATGACTCACGCGACAACTGTAACGCACTCATCGAGACGGCTACGAACAAGCTGCTCGTTGGATGCCGTAACACTATTATCCCAGGAACTGTCAAGACCATTGCGGATCTTGCTTTCTCCTACTGCAAGGGACTAGCCTATGTAAACATTCCGAACAGCGTGACGAGCATCACTACTAATGGTAGCTCAGACTCTTCGTTTAGAGGAAGCGACCTGAAGGAGATTGAGTTCCATTGCAGTAAGCTTGGTTCATGGCTTTTCAATGGACAGACGAGCTTGGAAAAAGTCGTTCTTGGCAGTGAAGTGACATCTATTGAGGATAGAGCCTTCTACGGTTGCACCAACGTACAGACCGTCGTCTCTTACATCCAAGAGCCTTTCGCTTTCGGTTATTCTGCTTTCTACTTCAACAACACCTACAACACCTGCAAGCTCATTGTTCCTGCCGGCACACGTGATGCCTACATCGCCAAGGGCTGGACGGAGAGCGTCTTCAAGGGTGGCGTAGTGGAGGCTGACCCCAACTCATTTGTGGTGGCTGACCAGACTGTGAACAGAGGCGCAACCGTTACAATCCCTATCGAACTGAACAATGTGACACCTGTTACGGCTTTCCAGTTTGAAGTCAACCTTCCCGAAGGCATCACTTGGTCGAGGTGTACGCTGACAGACAGAAAGGATGACCACATTATCTCTGCCAAAAAGCAGGCCACGGGAAACTACATGGTGACAGCCATTTCCTTGTCTGACGAAAGTTTCAGCGGCACAAGTGGGGCTATAGCCAAACTTGAACTCAAAGTGGACGGGCAACAGATAGCAGGTCTCTACAGATTGAACATCAAGAACATAGGACTGACCGCAGAAGACGGAAGCGAACTTCATCCTCTTGATGTGAGCAACACCTTGGCCATCAATGATTTCACCTTAGGTGATACCAATGGAGATGGCAACGTGACCATCACTGATGCTGTCATGGTGGTCAGCCATGTGCTGGGCAATGACCCCGAAGGGTTTGTCAGCAATGCTGCCGACATGAATGACAGTGGTGACATCACCATTACTGATGCCGTGGCCATTATCAAGATTGTGTTGGATGGTCAGAAAACTCATGCAGCAAAGAGAAGAACAGGGGTGATGGTGCGTGACCCGCAATAAGTTTATTATTCATTTTATAACTCAATTATTAGTATGAAAAAGAAAATCTTTTTGATGATCACCCTGTTGGTCGGCATTGTGTCAGCCCAAGCAACGAATGATGTAGTTGTGGGTGATGTGACCATTCCGCAAGGCGGAAGTGGAGTCGTTAACATTGAACTGAACAACAATGATGATGAATTTACAGCCTATCAATTTAGGTTGATACTTCCCGAAGGTCTTAACTTTGTGGCGGACAAGAAAGGGAATCCCTCTTTTGTGGCTGGCGACCGCTATGATGACCATTCCATCTCGTCCAGCACATTAGGAGTTTTTTCCTGCATCTCCACCACGCTTGCTCCCATCAGCGGCACGAGTGGGTCACTCTTGAGTGTGGATGTGACTGCAAGCGCGGATGTGGCTGTAGGAACTAAACTGAATGTGACACTTGGCGAGATAGAATGTACCACATCTGGTACGAGTCCAAAGGCCGTGAAATTTGAAGATGTAACCTTCACCGTCACCATTGGGGATCCTGCCGATACGCACGTGGTGCTTGATGAGACTTCCACCACTGCTCCTGTAGCCAGTGGTGGAGCGGTGGACATTATGGTGAAGCGCACCATCAAGGCAAATGAGTGGAGCACTTTGGTGTTGCCCTTCAACATGACGGAGGCGCAGGTGAAGGAGGCTCTTGGCAGCGATGTGCAGCTGGCAGAGTTTGAAGATTATGAGGCAGAGTATGATGCAGATGACAACGTGACAGGACTGACCGTCAATTTCGTGGCAACAGACTTGTCTGAAGGTTTCTATGGCAACTATCCCTATCTGGTGAAGACCTCGAAGGACATCACGGAGTTCCTCGTGACGGCAACCATTGACCCTGACGAAGAGGATGCTGTGGCTGAGTTTACCAATGGGAAAACTGGCCCGAAAAAAGAGGTGTATGGTTCGCTGATTGGCACTTATCATGCAGGGGATGCCATCCCCAACAACGGACTGTTCCTCAGCGGCAACAAGTTCTGGTACTCAGCAGGTGCAACAAAGATCAAGGCATTCCGTGCCTACTTCATGCTTAACGAAGTGTTGAGTGGCGTGGCAGAGGCAAAGGTGCGCTTTATGGTTGACGAGGATGCAGCAGCCATCGAGGGCATCACTCCAGACATGGAGAATGGCGTATGGTACACACTTGATGGACGTCAACTCAATGGTAAGCCAACAGAGAAGGGCGTGTACATCGTGGATGGTAAGAAAGTTTTAATTAAGTGATAGGAGGACAAACTCATGAAAAAGACATATATGGCTCCCCAGATGGAGCAAGTGACAATGAAGGACATGTTGCCATTGTGCGCCAGTGGCGTAGGAGGTAGTGGTATACCAGGAGCACCAGGGTATGGTGGTGTGGACACTGGTGGAGGCGTTATTCCAGCAGCTAAAGAAATGCCAGACTTTGAAGACCTTGAAGGAGAACTTGGATTGAACGGATTGCTTTGGTAATCAGCATTATTATAGAATTACGGGCACTCAGCGCGAAATAACATGCGCTGAGTGCCCGTAATATTATGCGCTGGGTGAGCAAAATGAGATGCGCACGGTGCGCGCGTAGTTCATCAACACCTTTCAGCGTCACTCGTATACACACTTCAATGCCACTCGTATACAACATCAAACGTCACCAATATACTCAGCTCGATGTCACTAATAT
>SAMEA3663277__coassemble_4535_pt1 | contig 3040 bp, 6 predicted proteins | sample SAMEA3663277__metabat2_high_PE_035 | metagenome-assembled genome bin SAMEA3663277 (sample SAMEA3663277) | pig gut metagenome | biome: pig gut; feature: pig-associated habitat; material: faeces | place: China | collected 2013
GATAAAATTATTTTAATTATGGTAATTTGTTTCTTAATGACCCATTTGGGTTTATGCTGCAAAGGTACGGAAAAGTTAGGAGTTAGGAGTTAGGAGTTAGGAGTTTTTTGTTGCTTGGCTGTCCTTTTTTATATTTTTAGCCCTTTTCGACTGCTGAAATACGAAAAACGGTATAGACCTCCACCACCACGAAGAACACAAAAGGTATCAGCCAAGAGGTTTTTCCCACATACATCCCAGCATAAAACCCCACAGGCATCCACATCATCACGGTTGCCAGAATCAAAGCGACAGCACCAAATACGCGCTGATGATACAAACGGCGGGCGGTCAGTTCTTTTGGATCTGTCGGTGTATATTTCAAATAGAAGGGTGTCTGCATGAATCTGCCCAAGACCAGCACCACCGTACCCATCGTCATGCCCCAAGCCGCCCAAAAGCGAACTGACGGCACAGCCCACACACCTACAGCCAGAACCACCAAGGTCAGTCCAACCACCTCTACAATCCCTAAAACTTTCTCTTTCTCCATTGTTTTACCTTAACTCCTAACTTCTAACTCCTAACTCCTAACTTCTAACTCTAAAACCTATTCCTCCTCGTCTTCCACGATGAAGATGTCTTCGTCATCCGTCTTCATGAAATAGCGGCTCCGAGCCACTTCCTTCACCGCTTCAGGGTCATGTTTCAAGGCTTCAAGCGTCTTCCCGTCCTGCTCAAACTTGCGGTTATACTCGTCAATTTCCTCTTTCAGTTTTGAAATTTCCCGTTGTTGTCCAATACGGTTCACGATGCTGCTTTCACCCACAAAACCAATGGCTATAATGAAAACAACCAAAGCTATCACATATTTCAGTTTGAAAAACCAAGACTTAATACCGTTTCTCATAAGACGCTCACTTTATTCAAAAAAGATAGAACAATAAATTCAGGGTACAAAGATAAGAGTTTTAAATGATAAATGAGGAAGAATGAAGGATAAAAATGCTGTCGTGCCCCTTAAATAAGATGACAAGAAGTGAAAAGTGAAAAGTGAAAAGTGAAAAATCCAAGTTACCTGCCATTCGGGATGTTGGTGTCCTGTTTGCAAAAGGTAACTTAGATTTTTCACTTTTCACTCTTCACTTTTCACTCTTCACCTCAAAGCCCACCTTCTTCGGTTCGGGCAACTTCACCGTCACAGGCTCATTCACTTTGTCCTCCTTCCAATCGTTCGTCACCGTTACCTGCATGGTCAAGTTTTGTGCCGATGCCGCTCCACAAGTAAGCAGCATCAAAAACACTGTCACTTTTGTTTTCATTCTGTTCGTTGTTGTTTTTGATGCTGCAAAGGTAAGAATAAAAGAAGTAAAAGAGAAATGCGAAAAGCGAAAAGTTCTATTTCGTCATCCTCAGCACATCGTCCAACGTGAACTTGCCAGAGAAGACAATCACATTCACTTCGTCATCTTCCTCCACCAGCATGACCACTATTCCATGCCGCTTATCCACACTATAATAGATGTCCACCTTCTCGTCATCTTCATTCACCTGCAGCAGCAAACCGTATTTACCCCGTTTGACGATGTCGCGGGTATCCGCTTTCAACTTCAAGGCTGCAAGTTTTTCCTCTGCCGAGACAATCTGAATGGCATCGAGTTTGTCCATCAGACTTTTCGTGTTCACTCCCGGCAAGGATGGCGAGGCTTTTGCACCAGCCAGTTTAAGCATGAACTTGGAGATGTACACGTAGGTCACGTTCTTCGTGTCGGAGTACTTTTCAAACTCCTTCACTTGGGCATTGGCAGTGAGGCAGACAAATGCCATGACTGCACAAAGAATGATTTTGGTTATGATGGGTTTCATATTATTCTAATGCTTTTAGTTGTTTGTTCAAAGTCATTTCCGTATGGTCGCTGATCGCTTTCGCCTTCTTCATTTGACCCATTCCCTTGTTCAAGTTATGCGCCAAGAGATTCAGCGCCTTCTCAGCTTCCTGTTGGGCAACAACAGGGTCTTGGTAGGTGTCCTGCTCGGCAAGGTTGACTTTTTCCTCTTTATTGTTGAGGAAGTAATACCCCACTCCAAAGACAAGGACGATAGAGGCTGCAATGGCAAGCCAATGGAAGACCCTCTCTGTCCTGCGGACATCTCCCCCGTAATGGGGAGAGCCATTCGGCTTGCTTCTCAATGACAAAGACTCAGGATGGTCTCCCTCCCCATTACGGGGGAGGGTTGGGGAGAGGGTATCCTTCTCCCACTCATCTATCTTCGCCGAAAGCCTTTCCTCCAGCCCTTCGGGGATGGGGATTTGTTCGAGTTCTTTCCAATTCAGTCCTTCCATGTCTTTGTGAGTTTTTGGAATTGTTCTTTCAGTTTCTGTTTCGTTCGCATCATGATGATTCGGATGTTTCCTTGAGAGAGTCCTGTGTCACGCTGGATTTCTTCGTAGGACTTTTCTTCCACCAGATGCATTCGGAGGATGCTGCTGTCCCGTTCGGGCAATCCGTCCATCAGGGTTTCCATCTGCTGAGCCTCATCTTTTGCCTCTAAGGTTTCAGAGAGGCTGCGTTCATCAGGCGGGTCAGCGTGGTCGTCGATGTCCTCCGAGGTGTCGATGCGTTTCAGTCGCCGTTGGTCTTTGTAGAGGTTTTGCATCAGCGTCACGAGATAAGCTTCCGTGATTGCCTCATGCCGCAGGTCATCACGCTTCTGCCAGAGCTTCAAGTACGTGTCCTGAAGCAGGTCTTCGGCATCCTGCGCATTGCCCGTCAGATGGTATCCCACCCGATAGAGCCGCCTGTGGAAAGGCATAAACCGTTGCTTAAACTCGCTTGCGTCCATTCAGTTCAGTCACTTTTCGTCTTCATACTCTGTGAAAGTGATGTCAGCCACCACCTTCTTTGTCTTGTCATATTTCGATGCCTTTTCTTGATCGAAATAATAATGGACGCCATATTCGCCATTCAGCACGCCATCCTCATCGCTCAAGTATTTGATGACTTCATCTTCATTGTGGAATTCAGGACGATACTTTCCATTCAAGAGGATGACACAATTC